>Garth_p2__coassemble_1090_pt1 | contig 20566 bp, 13 predicted proteins | sample Garth_p2__metabat2_low_PE_002 | metagenome-assembled genome bin Garth_p2
AGCAAACAGTGCTTTTAATTATTTGCACTGTCTACTGGGAGGTCATCATATCATAAGCATACTGTCTTTTATTTTAGTGTATTTTATAGTTATAGAACTCTACCGTTCTTTACAGTGTATGTTTTACCTTTATAACGAACACGACCTGAATAATTCCAGTCTAAGCGTCCATTAATAATATAGAAACGCTGATTATCGTGATATGCAATACCTGTATAGTTCCAGTCTAATCGTCCTTTTCCAATATAGAACCACTGATTATTGTACTGTGCAAGGCCTGTATAGTTCCAGTTTAAACGACCGTTTTCTACATAGAACCATTCATTACCTTTTTGAACCAGTCCTGTATAATTCCAGTTTAAACGACCATTTTCAACATAAAACCAATAATCCTTGTATTGAGCAAGACCTGTATAATTCCAGTTAAGCTTACCTTTTTCAATGTAGAACCACTGATCATTATACTGAGCTAGTCCTGTATAATTCCAGTTAACACGTCCACGTACAATATAATACCATTCATTACCAGACTGACCTAATCCGGAATAGTTCCAGTTTAAACGACCTTTTTGAACATAGAACCACTGATTATTGTATTCTACAATACCTGAATAGTTCCAGTTTAAACGTCCCTTTTCTACATAGAACCAATAATTATTGTGCTGTGCAAGGCCTGTATAATCCCAGTTAAGCTTACCTTTTTCAATGTAGAACCACTGATCATTATACTGAGCTAGTCCTGTATAATTCCAGTTAACACGTCCACGTACAATATAATACCATTCATTACCAGACTGACCTAATCCGGAATAGTTCCAGTTTAAACGACCTTTTTGAACATAGAACCACTGATTATTGTATTCTACAATACCTGAATAGTTCCAGTTTAAACGTCCCTTTTCTACATAGAACCAATAATTATTGTGCTGTGCAAGGCCTGTATAATCCCAGTTAAGCTTACCTTTTTCAATATAGAACCACTGATCATTATACTGAGCTAGTCCTGTATAATCAGAATTAACTGCACCTTTTTCAATATAGTACCAGTCATTACCATACTGGAATAAGCCATTGAAATCTTTGTTGACTTTACCATCTTCCACATAATACCAAGTACCTGTTCCATTAACCTGTGCAAGAGTAGTTTCATGTACAACCTGTCCATCCTGCATTAAGTACCAATCACCATCCACGTAAACTAGATTAGCTTCTGTAGAATGATTATAAGTGACTGTAACTGTTTTAACACCATCAGTATCACCTTTTACTGTATAGTTATAGTTACCTTTTGATGCATAATAACCATTAACTTTTGGAAGTGTAATTGTCTTTGTGTCACCAACATTTACATTTACATATTCAGTCTTAAGAACTTCTTTTTCTTTATTCACGATATTGATTCTTGTAGTCTGAACCTTACCTAAAGACACTGTATCTTTATAGAACTTTAATGACTGTAATGCATTACCCTGGATATCAAATAATGTTGCGTTATCCCAGCTTGATCCACCCCATGAAGGCTGACCATTATAATACATTTCATCGTCTGGTGCATAACCTACAGCACCCTTAGAAGCCCATCCAGTACCATACTTATCAGCGACTTCTTTATTGTACTCCCAGTTAGTCCATCCGGCTTTCACTGGAATCCATCCTGGCTCCCAATAGAAGCCACCTAAACCGTTATCCTGTTCAGTAAGAACCTTATACATATCAGTTAATTCATCTACCTGACCCTGAGGACCAATTTCATACTGATAAAGTCCATAATCAGAACCGATAGAGTTTGGTGTACCATCACCATCTTCATAACTGTTAACCCATGCAGTTTCCATAACCGCAAATAGCTTTCCTCTTTCTTTTGCAAGAGTCTGTACATCCCTTAACATATCAGGTGTATTCCACCAGAATGGGTAATAAGAAGAACCTAAAACATCATAGTCTACATTTCCTTTTTCCCATGCATCCATGATCATAGAATAGATTTGACGATTAGGTGTTTCAATATGTAATGTAACTAAAGCATCTGGAAGAATTTCACGTACTGCTTTAGAACCTGCATTTAAATAACGGTCTAATACAGAATACTGAGATTCATTTTTCCAAACAGAATTATTACTGTCTTTATTATGAATACCAGCCATACCTTTGGTAATTTCATTACCAACCTGTACCATACCTACATCAACACCTGCATCTTTAAATTTCTGTAAAGTATCTTTAGTGAAGTCATGGATATTTTCACACATCTTATCTGGATCATTAGCATCCTTCTGCCATGCTTTTGGTAGAATCTGTTTTGCAGGATCTGCCCAGAAATCAGAATAATGGAAGTCAACAAGCACCTTCATACCATACTTAGTTGCTTCTTTACCAATCTTTAATCCATTATCTACAGTGCTATCTCCACCACCGTATGTTTCACCTTTTTCATTGTATGGATCATTCCAGATTCTTAAACGGATATAGTTAACACCATTATCCTTTAAGATTTTCATTAATGGCTGTTCTTTGCCATCATAATCATAATATTTAACACCTGCATTAGTAAGTGCTACATATGATCCAACATCTACACCTCTGATTGTAGATTCAGACATATTAGAAATCTTATTAATAGTGACATTCTTTTCCTTTAAGCCAGTATCATCACCATATTCATAAGGATCTCTGTATGAATCAATATCAATATTCCAACCCTGTGCAAAACCAAATACAGCAAGAGAAGTCTGTGCAAGTCCCTGTTCATTAAAGAAACCATTCCAGCTTCCTACATATTCAGCTTCATCATAAATTAAACCACCTGCATTACTATCACTAATAGAAGCACTTAATAAATTATAAATGCTGTCTGCCTGTGTTTCATTAGATGCTGTTTCATCAGCATTCTTACGTGGGAACTTGATGTTAGAAACAATTAACTGCTTATCTGCTGCCTTTTCTTTTACTGTAGTACGTAATGTTTTAACATAATCATTAATACCATTACGATCAGCATAAAGATTAACACCTAAATAGCTATAGTCTACGCCTGCATAACCTAGCTTTTCAATCACATACTGAATGCCTTCAGCATCATCAGGTGCTGCAAAACTTAAAGCTGTTTTAACACCTTTTTCATTAATAAGTTTAGAGATGGTAGCCATTGCGACAAAGCCATCCCATCCTCCGTCTTCAGTTAGACCAAGGAAATTATAATTCACTTCATTTCCAATAGTCATCATAGTAGGTAAAGCATCATTCTTACTTAAAGTATTCAGTACTTCCTTAGTATAGTCTGTTGCCTTTTCTACCGCATTATCCTGAGTCCATCCTGCAGGTAATTGCTGACTATTTGCATAAGTAACATCATCAGAATAGAATAATGTGATGTTTGTTTTTAAGCCTGCTTCTTTAGCTGCTTTAATTGTTTTGATAGCACTATCTAGTGTATAACATTTAGTTTTATCACTTGATGTGTCCGGATTTACTGCAACCTTGACAGAAATCGTATTAATTCCCTGTCCCTGTACAAACTTAAATAGGTTATCAATTTTGACGCTCTTGTAATTGTAATACGTTTTACCCCATTCCAAATCCTGCTGGTAATGAGTAAAATCTGCGCCTAATACAGTCTGATCGTTAATGCCTTCAATCTTCTTGTAATCAGCTACAGAACGACTCAATGATGTTGCAGTGACTTGATTGTTGTTATGCATAGTTGGTACTGGAGTTACTGCGCTTACACCAGACATACCCATCGAACAAACAAGCGCTGCACTTACAAAACTTGTAATCAACTTTTTGTTCATATATATCTCCCTTCCTCTTATATAGTATGAAAATATATTAACATAATTTCACACAAAGAACCATCCAATGTGACATAAAATGACATATATAAGTATAAAAAGCTATATTTAGACATTAAAAAACCTTCTCACGAAGGTTTATAATGATAAGAAGAAATCTTGCATCTTCTTAGCTTCTGTATTTATTTCTAGATTACGTTTTTCAAATGCTTCAATATTAAAATGCTTAGATTGATGAGATGCTTCTTCGATTGCTTCTACCCACTTGTCTACTGCTTCATCCGTAATAGGGAACATCTTCACATTATCATTCACAATAGAGGCTAGAGAAATAGTATCAGAGATCATGCATGGTAATCCATTGGCTTCTGCTTCTAATAAAGCGACACTTAAGCCTTCAAAACGAGAAGGGAAGATATATTGATCCATAGCCTGGATATAATCACTCACATTACTCTTAATACCTAAAAACTTTACATCTTCTTCAATACCATATTCTTTAACCTGATTTTTAAGTGTTTCTTTATCTTCACCATCTCCAATAAGTATCAACATATACTTACCAGGATATCTATGATCCAACTCATTAAATACCTTTAATAGATAGGGATGATTCTTCTGGAAATGGAATCTCCCTGTATGACCTAATACAATCTTATCACCTGCATGAAGTTCTTCTCTTATAGATTGTCTGACTTCTTCATTTGGTTTAAAGAAGTTCACATCCACCGCATTATTAATCAATTTATAGTTAGGTAATACGGCATGCTTTCCAAAGAACCATTCATTCGCATCTTCTGAACATGTCCAAAAGTCTGTCGCATATTTTCTAATCTGTGTTCTATTGAACTTATGTAAACATCCTCTTAAGAAGCTATCTCCATTAGCCGCATTATGACAATGAATAATACGTGTAGGGATACCATATTGTTTAGCCTTCTTTAGGTAATCAATATTCGCAAGCGAACATGTATTAAACCAGATAGCTTTATATTCAGAAGCATGAGTCTTAAAGAAGTTTTCTAGCGCTTCAGAGAAAGCTTTTCTATCCTTACTTCTTGCAGGAATACGATAAATAGTACCACCTAAGCTTAATATTTCTTGTTCATGTGCAACTACTTCAGTATTACATAAGAAATCAAATTGTACACGTGTACGATCTAGATGGCGATAGTAGTTCATAATAACAGCTTCCATACCACCTGGATTATCTGTAATTCCAAATACTAGTACTTTCATAATCTACTCCTTATTTACTCTTAGAAAACTGTTTCTGTCTTACTTGTCCTACAAGTAATGCGAATCTATTCATCTTATGTTTTAAGAACCATAATGGTACTTTACGTGTCATAGACATACCATTATAGTTAGAGTTCTTTATAGCACGTTTAAATAAATCATTCTTCATTAATGCCTTTAAAGAAGACATCGCTTGATCTTTATTTTGTGGATGTGCACAATAATTCACTAGAATAAGTAATACATGATAACTTACAAAGTTATAGAATAATGTTTCTATATTCTTATCTTCTGCCATGATATCTTTTAAGTCTTCTTCTACTGCTTTCATAGATAAGAGGAATTTATCTGCATAAGCTGTATCAAACTTACGTACTGCAGATTGATCATTGAATATATAATGAACTAAAGGATGTTCATCACCTACAATAACACTCCAGTTCTGTGAGGCACGTGCACAATATTCTGCATCTTCTGCAAGACTTAATTCTTCATTTAATAATACATTTTCAATAGTAGAAGCTTTAATGAGTTTACCCCAGCAGAATCCTACACCTGCCTGTACATTTAACAGATCCTTTAAATAATCCTTCCAGTCCTTATACATTGTATCTCTTATATAGTGAAGCATCTTTTCACTATGATCACTATAGTCTCTACTATAATTACAAATCACACAATCTGCCTCTGCTTCTACTGCATGATTTAATAGTATTTCACAGGCATTACTTTCAATCCAGTCATCTGCATCTAAGAACATGATATAGTCTCCCTTAGCTGTTTTTACACCTAAGTTTCTACCAGAACATACACCGCTCTTAGAATTCTTTACAACTGTCACACTCTCTTTTGTATTTAATTCACTTAAAGTATCCTGCAACGCATCATTACATCCATTATCAATAATAATCACTTCTACATAATCATAAGTCTGATTGAGACAGCTTTCGATTGTCTTATTGAAATAAACAGGATTTCCACGATATACAGGAATAATAATAGATATTAAACTCTTCATTATTCAAATACCTCTTTTACTTTAGCTAGTGCAGCTGCAATAACTGCATCCATATCATAATACTTATATTCTCCAAGTCTTCCACCAAAGATCACTTTAGTTTCTGCATCGCCTAGCTTCTTATATTCTGCATATAAGGCACCATTCTTTTCATCATTGACTGGATAGTATGGTTCATCTCCTAGATTCCATTCAGAGCTGTATTCTCTACTGATAACAGTCTTTGGCTGTGTTCCAAATTCAAACCATTTATGTTCAATGATTCTTGTCCAAGGTGTTTCTGCATCCGTATAGTTTACTGCCGCATTTCCCTGGAAATTTGGCTTATCTAATACTTCTGTTTCAAATCTGACTGATCTGTATTCTAGTGTTCCTAGCTTATAGTTGAAGTAGGCATCGATAGGTCCTGTATAAACAACCTTATCTGCTAAGCTATCTAGTTCTTCCTTGTTTTCTAGATAATCTGTATTCAATCTTACTTCAATACCTTCCAACATGTTTTCTACCATCTTTGTATATCCACCCATTGGAATACCCTGATATAACGCATTGAAATAGTTATTATCAAAAGTAAGTCTTACTGGTAATCTCTTGATGATGAATGATGGAAGTTCATTACATGGTCTTCCCCATTGTTTTTCTGTATAGCCTTTAATGAGCTTTTCATAGATATCTCTACCAACTAATGAAATAGCCTGTTCTTCAAGGTTCTTTGGTTCTCCCTTGATTTCCTGTCTCTGTTCTTCAATCTTGGCAGCTGCTTCTTCTGGAGTCACTACTCCCCACATCTTGTTGAATGTATACATGTTGAATGGAAGAGAATATAGTTCTCCCTTATAGTTTGCAACAGGTGAGTTAGTGAATCTATTGAATTCTGCAAACTGAGTAATATACTGCCATACTTCCTTATTATTTGTATGGAAGATATGTGCACCATACTTATGTACATTGATGCCTTCTACTTCTTCTGTATAGATGTTTCCGGCAATATTAGGTCTCTTATCAATGACAAGAACCTTCTTTCCTCTCTTATTGGCTTCATGCGCAAAGATTGCGCCATAAAGACCTGATCCTACTACTAGATAATCATATTTCATATTGATGTCCTTCTTTCGTCTCTTCAATAATACCATAATATCCAAAATAAAACGAGGGTCGATATCATACAACCCCCGTCACTAAATTAGTTTGTTTTCTTTTCTGCTTCTTTAGCTTCCTGTTCAGCTTTTTCTACATCAAAGATTTTCTTTTCAGTATCAATCTTCTTACCATCACACATAGCGTTGATGTATTTAGAATTTAATTCAATACTGTCTTCATCTGGGATACAATACCATAATTTAGTCTTAGGCATTGAGTAACCACCAGTCTGCATCACACCTTCACCCTTAAGGAATGATTTCTGGAAATCCCATTTAATGTTGTCATCTAACTGCTTATTAACTAAAGCTCTGATACTTGAAGATGGCATATTAGTTGTAAATGTATCTTTGATAGAATCTAAGATTTCACTATAGTTAGTTAAGATCTTTGGAGATACTGCTTTCTTGATAATAGCCTGTAATACTGCCTGCTGGTTTTCAGTTCTATGCTGGTCACCAGACTGGTATGTATAACGTTCTCTTGCGAATGCAAGGGCCATACGTCCATCCATATGTACATTTCCCTTAGGAATCTTAATACCATGGTCTGTATAAGGAATAAATGCCTTATCAGAATAAATATCAATACCACCTAATGCATCAACTAACTGGATAACTGACTGGAAATCAACTCTTGCATAGAAATCAATGTTGATGTCTAAAAAATCTTCGATAGTCTTTATACTGTTTTCTGTTCCACCATATAAAGCGGAATGAGTTAATTTATCTTTCTTGCCACAGTTTGCAAGTTTTACATAATAGTCTCTAGGAATACTTGTCATTAACATCTGACCATTGTTTGGATTAATAGTTACTAATAGGTTAACGTCTGAACGGCTGTTTTCATTTACACCTCCACGAGAGTCAACACCACTAATATAACATACGAATGGCTTCTTAGTTACATTAACATCAGAAGCAGTATTTTCTACTTCTTCTACAATCTTTTCCTGCCATAATACTTTAGTCTTTGATTCAAAGTTACTATAAGTTTCTTTGATCATTTCACGATAGCTTTCATTTAATAGGATTGCATCGCAATCACCATTATATAAGTCTGATGCAAGCTTCGCATTATCATCTTCACCATTACCATGGAAACTGATCTGTTTCTGTAGTTTTTCTTTTACCTGCATCGCTTTCTTTTTATCGTTTGCGTAGTAATCGATTGTTTTTCCTTTTAATGAAGAAACATTCTTATAACCACTGCTTTTTAATACTACTAAAGAATAAGTAGTTGTTTCAGTACCTACATTAGTAAGAGATGAAAGGAATGAATCACCTTTGATAATCTTACTAGTACCAAATACCATTGCGATACTTAATAAAAGAGACACTATTTTACCAATTAAAGGTCTTGCAACTTTTTTCTTCTTTGATGGCATAGTCAATAAGAACATGAATAGCCATAATACTACTAATACCGCGAATGCTGCCATTAAATACTTTGTAGGTAAGATTCCAATCTTAACTACGAAGAATGCAAGCACTGCAGATACAACAGCCTGGATACCTAGGACCAAGGCACGTGATGTAATAAACTTCATAACTACCTCCTATAATTCGGGTTCATTCGTCATTATACTCGTAAATGAAAAAATGAAAACCTTTAAGGTGATAATTACACAAAAATTACATATCATCTTCATAAACGAGTAAAATATAACTATTTATTCAAGTCTTTTTTGATTCTTGTTGTACTGATTTCAGGAGTTCTAGGTAAGTATACTACTTCTGCACCTTCTTCTTCTAAGAAGTCAAACTGCCCTTTCCAGTCATCTCCCATGACAAAAGTATCAACATGATATTCATGAACATCTTTACGTTTCTGATCCCATGCACATTCAGGAATAACTAAATCTACATATCTAACTGATTCTAGTAACTGTTTTCTCTGTTCATAAGTAAAGTAACACTTCTTCTGTTTTTCATTCCAGTTGAATTCATCTGTTGATAAACCAACGATTAAGTAATCACCTAATTCTTTAGCTCTTCTTAATAGGTTAATATGACCATAGTGTAATAAGTCAAAAGTCCCATAAGTAATAACTCTCTTCATTCCACTTTTCCTCGTCTTTCTTAATACTGACTCTTCAAATACATCATTAATAGATGGAAGAGGTGTTTCTGATTTTAAATCTCTCTGTAATAATGCATTGACTGCATCCTTTGGATTCAAGCCTTCATTAACGATTTTATTGACAGTCATTACAATAGGCATATCCACTTTATAAGTTTCTGCAAGCTGAACAGCTGCAGGTAATGCATTAATACCTTCTACAACCATTCCTACTTTCTTAACTGCCTCTGCTGATGTCTTACCTTCACCAATCAAATGACCTGCCTGGTTGTTTCTACTGAATTCACTTGTACAAGTCACAATCAAGTCACCCATACCAGTTAAACCACTAAATGTATGTGGTGTACAGCCAATTCTACCACCAAGTCTCTCCATTTCTGCAAGACCTCTTGTAATTAAAGCTGCACGGGCATTATCACCATAACCTAAGCCACCAGAAATACCAGCAGCTAACGCAATAATATTCTTTAATGCACCACAGATTTCAATTCCTTTCACATCGTTATTTGTATACACACGCATAAAAGGACTACTAAAGAACTTCTGTACATATTTAGCCGCATCTAGATTCTTACATGCTGATACAATGGCAGTAGGTAATCCTCTTGCCACTTCTTCTGCATGAGTAGGACCAGATAATGCGACAAAATGTAATGTGTCATTATCAAGTACATCTTCAATAACTTCAGTTAAAGTCATGAATGTATCTGCTTCAATACCTTTCGCAACATCCACAATAATCTGATTGTCTTTAATGTAAGGTTTAGCCTTTTCAGCTGTGCTTCTTACAAATACAGAAGGTACCGCAAACATAATAATATTCTGATTAGTACATGCTTCTTCTATATCTGTTGTATAACGAATAGTTTCAGGAAAATCAACACCAGGAAGTTTTGGATGTGTATGTGTTGTGCTTAACTGTTCCACTTCCTGTGGAAGGGCAGACCACACTGTTACTTCCTTATCACAATTAGCCAGCATTCTTGCAAGAGCCATACCCCAAGTACCAGCTCCTAAAATACCGATTCTCTGTTTATCAGGCATATCTCTGATTTCCTCCTTCATATGAATATAATTATTTTACATCATTCATATTCATTAGTCATTACAATAAAAGTATACCCTTTATTGTTTTATAAGTCAAAAAGCGCAATTATGCGCTTTTATGTTTTAACTTACTAAAGATTTGTGTCAATATTTCAATGACAAGTTTTTCTTTCATGATAATGAGTACAAGACCATATACACCAAAGAACAAGATAGCTGAAATAACGAGTGTAATGAATACATGTAGATTTAATGCAGTCACCCAGAAAGATGCAAGTGATGCAATAATAATCGCAAGAATAATCTTTAAGTATTTAATATCACTAAAGGCTGTTTTGATTTCATTCTTTAACGCAATACACTGTACGACCATAACCGCAAATTCTGCAAGTAATGTACCAATTGCAGCACCACTTGATTGATACACTGGAATCAATAATGCATTAACCACTAAGTCAATGACTGCACCAACTATTTCAGATACAAGTACAGCTTTTTCATATCCTAATGGGACAAGAATTTGAATACCTAAGATATTTGTAATACCAATAAGGAGTAGGGTAGGCATGATAAGCTGCATAGGTACAACTGCTGGCGCAAAGGCATCACCTGATAAAAAGAAGATACCCTGTTTTGCGAAGAGAATGAAATAAATCATCATTGGGGATGCAATAATGAATACGAAATTTAATGCTTTTCTACTTAGTTTCTGAAATTCATCCATCTGCTGGTGTTCAATATAATAAGCCGCTCTAGGAAGTAATACAGTACCTAGTGAAGTAACGATAGATACTAAAATATTCTTAATCTTAACAGCTGCACCATAGTAACCAACATCTGCATTAGTAGCCATGAAACCTAACATAACTGAATCTAGATTAGTATAGATTGTAGTTGCACAGCTCATCGCAAAGAAGATAGCGACTGGCTTGAAATGTCTCTTGAAATTATAATGTCCAACTGGTTTTAAACCAATATACTTGTGGGCATTTAATAAGTTAAGAATAAATGAAGCACTTGCTGCAAATACTGTAATACCCGCATACATGACATAATCGTTCTTTGAACGAACTAGCAAGAACATCGCAATAAGTCCAATAAACTTGAAGATAATAGAACGGATAGTAATATATGTATATTGTTCTAAAGCTTTATAGAGCCATTCCATACCTATTGTAGTAAGTAGGATAGTACTACTAGTAATCACATACAACATCTTATCAGATGCAAGCTTTGGAACTGCGAATAACGCAATAATAAATGCAACATAAGAGATTACAGTCATGACAAGATTTATAATTAATAATTCTTGTGTTGTTCTTGTGAGTTTTTCATGATCATCTCTTACCTGTGCACATACTTTAATACCATATGTCGGAATACCTAACTGTGCAAACATTGAGAAATAAGTAATCAATGATGTCGCAAAGTTAACCTGACCTGTTCCTGTAGGCCCTAATACTCTCGATACATATGGGAATGTAATAAGTGGGAATATGAATGAAGACATTGTAAGTAATGCATTCATAATGAAATTCAACTTAAGTGATTTCTGTTTTTTCATACAAAACCTCTCTTTCCTTGTTACAAACCGCAAATATTATAAATCAAAAATAATAAGAGTTAAAGAAGAAAAAGAGGCTTTAAGCCTCTTCAATTTCTTTGATTGCCTGAGTTAGGTAATATCCATTTTTAAGTCTATTAGAAACAACTGCGACATTTTTAACCATTTCGAAGTATTCTTCTTCACTTAGACTTGCAAATTTTGCTCCAAGTTCATCTAAAGAGTTGACTGTGATACCTAAGCCATGTTCTTCTACAAATTTAGCTTCTGCAGCTTCCTTCCAGATTACTACTGGAATACCAGATACTAGATATAAAGATAATTTATGAGGATTATTATATTTTAAGTACTCTCCTGTATTACCATCACATTTTTCAATAGAACTTCCATCCCATACTAAACCAAAACCACTATATAACTGGTTATTGATTTGATCAGGTGGGAAAGCACCATGATAAGTAATATTAGATGCAAGAATATCTTCATTTAAATGTACACCATATAAATCAAAATGAACTGCTTTAATATCCTTTAGCTTTGCAAGATAGTTACTCTTCTTTTCATCTAGGTTACCTGCAATACTTACTGAACGATCAAACTTGATTGTATTATTTGATTCACATAAATAGTCAAAGATATGAAGATTATGAATCTTTTCTCTGTTTACTCCTTGTGTGACTAAATAGTCAATCATACAATCGTTATGCGCAATAATATAGTCAGAGATGTCATACATCTTATGATCCATATATTCAAAATCATCCTGAGCATTTAAGAATAGCTTTCTTAATGAGTCTAAGTCATGAATAAGGAATGCTAGCTTGATATGCTTTTTCTGTTTTACCTTCTCTAGGATATCAATATATTTCTTATTCACATAAAGAGGATGGGGCACTACAAGTAAAGCACCTTCATCAATCTTATTTAAATGATTGAAGGCTAAAAAGTTATGTACCTTCTTGATATACTTGTTTCCTGATTTATAAAGATTAATTTCAAATGGTTCATAACCATTCTGATGAAGAATCTTATTACAATCTTGAACAGCTTTAGTACTGGCATCAAGATTAGAATCAATTGTGACCTGTAAATAATATTTTTTCATAACTGTTTTCCTTTCTTTAATCATCTAAGTAGGATTTTAATCTCCTAGCTTCTGTATCGATATCAAATCCTTTTTCTTTGATGATATCCGTATATTTATTTCTATCAATGTCTCTTGAAGTGAATTGACTATAAATCATATCTGCCCATTCTACAGGAGATTCATCTAATGAAATATATGTAAGTAAATCTGTAATCCCTACACTTTTTGGGACAACTGTCTTGGAAGTAAAGGATAACAGTCCAGAAGCCTGAGCTTCTAATAATGATATACCAAATCCTTCAAAGCGAGAAGGGAAAAGGAATATATCAGCCGCTGATAGTAATTCTGGGATATCGCTACGTAAACCTAATAGCTGTACACTATCAGTAAGATTCAATTCAGAAATCTTCTGTTCAAGTTCACCTCTTAATTCACCATCACCAACTAATACGAGTTCAAAACGATCATCCCTGTTCTTTAATTCGTCAAAGATATCAATCAGGAATAACTGGTTCTTTTGATAAGTGAATCTTGCAGTATTCATTACGACAATCTTATCTTCAGCGTGGAGATCTTTACGATAAGCTGCTCTGACCTCTCTATCATATTTAAAACGATCTGTATCTATCGCATTATTAATGACATGATAACGAGAACTTTGTCTTACATCATCTTCAAAGAAGAATTCTCCCGCAAGTTCTGAGCAAGCCCAGTAATCAGTGGCATACTGTTTTACTTTCTTTTTATTCTTATAATGCATGAACTTATAGAAGAGTGCTTTCTTACCTTTCATCATGAAATCATTATTGTGTGCATGTACAATCACTTTTTCAGGAGAACATAACTGTGCATATTTCAATAAACCAAAATTACCTAAATCACAGGCATTAAACCAGATGATATCATAATGATGATGTTGAAAGAAATAAGTCAATTCCTGTTTAAATTCTTTAGCCTGTTTAAACTGACTTGATTTAATTGTATAAATTCTAGAATTATTATCTAGAATCTCCTGACTGTAAGCACATGTCTCAAATGTAGTAAGGAAATCTATTTTAAAGGTGTCTTTTAATTTTCTAAAGTATGTCATTAAAAAGCTTTCTATGCCACCAGGATTAGGTGTCATTCCAATAATCAATACACTCTTCATAATAAGCCTCCATTTGTATTAAGGCAAAGATCTTAAATCTTTGCCTTAATGATTAATTAAATTCCTTTTTAACTCTGTCTAATGCAGCTGCGATAACTGCATCCATATCATAATACTTATATTCTCCTAGTCTTCCACCAAAGATCACTTTAGTTTCTGCTTCTCCTAGCTTCTTATATTCTGCATATAAGGCACCATTCTTTTCATCATTGACTGGATAGTATGGTTCATCTCCTAGATTCCATTCAGAGCTGTATTCTCTACTGATAACAGTCTTTGGCTGTGTTCCAAATTCAAACCATTTATGTTCAATGATTCTTGTCCAAGGTGTTTCTGCATCCGTATAGTTTACTGCCGCATTTCCCTGGAAATTTGGCTTATCTAATACTTCTGTTTCAAATCTGACTGATCTGTATTCTAGTGTTCCTAGCTTATAGTTGAAGTAGGCATCGATAGGTCCTGTATAAACAACCTTATCTGCTAAGCTATCTAGTTCTTCCTTGTTTTCTAGATAATCTGTATTCAATCTTACTTCAATACCTTCCAACATGTTTTCTACCATCTTTGTATATCCACCCATTGGAATACCCTGATATAACGCATTGAAATAGTTATTATCAAAAGTAAGTCTTACTGGTAATCTCTTGATGATGAATGATGGAAGTTCATTACATGGTCTTCCCCATTGTTTTTCTGTATAGCCTTTAATGAGCTTTTCATAGATATCTCTACCAACTAATGAAATAGCCTGTTCTTCAAGGTTCTTTGGTTCTCCCTTGATTTCCTGTCTCTGTTCTTCAATCTTGGCAGCTGCTTCTTCTGGAGTCACTACTCCCCACATCTTGTTGAATGTATACATGTTGAATGGAAGAGAATATAGTTCTCCCTTATAGTTTGCAACAGGTGAGTTAGTGAATCTATTGAATTCTGCAAACTGAGTAATATACTGCCATACTTCCTTATTATTTGTATGGAAGATATGTGCACCATACTTATGTACATTGATGCCTTCTACTTCTTCTGTATAGATGTTTCCGGCAATATTAGGTCTCTTATCAATGACAAGAACCTTCTTTCCTCTCTTATTGGCTTCATGCGCAAAGATTGCGCCATAAAGACCTGATCCTACTACTAGATAATCATATTTACTCATTTAAGTGTCCTCCTTGGTTAAATAGTAAATCATGTAATACTGGAATAATCATAAAACTGATAACTGAAACTGTGATAGTAAATAATCTAGGATTTATTAAACTAGATGTTGTAATCACAAATGAAATAAATAGTAACCCATCTTTCTTAGTTTTATAAAGATGCCAGATCACTATTGAAATAATCGCAAAGAATGCGATAAAGAAGATCCATCCATTTTCAAATAAGATTCTCATATACTCATTATCAATGAAGTTACTTCTAATAATAGTACCCTCATTCTCTTTACTGAGGAAATAACCGACTAAATCAATATTTGAACCAAATAAACTTAAACCATAACGTTTAAAATCATAGAATGTCTGATAAAGTCTATTTGAAAATATATGATTGAATTTCTGTGCAACTTTGAAGATAATACTATTCACATTCATTGTATTGAAGATGAATCCATATAACATCACAAGAATATAGCTTCCAATTGGGAATAATGGAAAACATGTCGCATAGACTTTTTTAAAGAATTCTACTACATTCTTGAATTTATCAAGAATACCTACAGAATTCATAAAGATACCAATAAGAATACATTCTGATATCAACATTTCTGTTCTTGAATCTGTTAAGAAATAAGAAAATACAATAAGAAGCTGATATAAGCCTAGCTTTTCAGGACTGATTTTAAAATTCTTCTTATATGAATAATAGAGAATCATAAATAGGACGAACTGAGAAACGTAAGTAGGATAACCAAATCCTAGAGAATGTCTCATTGTACCATCTGCTCTCATATTGACATAATCATGCATAAGTCCAAATGAACTTAATGTCGTAATAAGAATTAATGAAATAAACTGTGCAGAGAAGATTATATTTAATACATCTTCAAAATCAAAACAGCTTGCATAAATAAGCGTAAATAATAAGAAAACCCAAGCCTTGTTTTTAGTGAGTAATAAGTTCATCACAATACTAAATAATGCGAGTAATACAACACCTGCCACAAAGTACTGCTTCTTATCAAAATACTTAATTTTGTTTATATAACTCTTTAAGTCTAAAGTTCTTAACTTTCTGCATATTACAAACAAGAAATATACATAACAAACATATCTCAACAACTTACATAAAGTGGCTGCTTTAGAAAAACTAAAGCTTAAAGTAGTGATATCTAAAAATAATGTAAAATAATAAATAGCTAAAACGACTAAACCCATTTGTGTTGTCGTTAATTTCTGTATAAATGTTTTTACTTTATTGATCATTGAATACCCCCTCAATTAATGCATACTCATATATCTAAAGCTATATGGTGCGCCACTAAAGTTACAAATAAGACCAGTGACACTCACATTAATTACGTATCTCTGTCCCTGATGAATCACAGGAATAAGTGCATAGTCACGCATTGCGACTCTTTCCGCGTTTAAGAATGCATAATAACGTTCATCCTGACTTTGTGCATTGACTGCAGCTGTACAGAAGTTATTAAATTCATTACTACAATAATGATTAATACCTTGATTATTAACTGCAAGAGGGGCTAAATAATCATAAGCATCATTACATGTACCTTTAATACGTAATAAAGATAATTCTGCCTGTTCATAATCCACTGTATTCACTTCTTTTAAATACACCTTAAATTGTTTAGTTGATTCAAGGTCTTTTTTAATCTCACTTGCAATAAGCTTTGATTGTGGATATTCTTTTGTATAAGTTAAAGTAAAAGTAAAATTCTTTAACTTATATTCTTTAAGAAGCTTAGATAAAGATTTCTTCGCTTCTTTTTTATTATGTTTCAACTTATATTTAGAGGCATCTCTCATAAACTGCTTCTGTGAGTTGAAACAGATACCCATAGGAAGTAAGCCTTCAGCTTTCTTAGTTCCGTCATTTAATACATTTTCATCATATTTATCTCTTCTTAGTAGTAAAGACATTGCTTCACGTACTCTTAAGTCTGACAAATACTGATCTTTGAAGTTAGGTACTAAATCCCACATCACACTATCATTATCTGCAGTGCTTGAATCTTTTCCATCATATTTCTTCGCTTTCTCACCAGTCACTGATGCAAAATCAATCTTACCTTCATCAAATAACCTGATTTTCTCATCATTACTGATTCCAAAAAGCATATTCACTTGATCAATATTTGATTTACTCGCAAAGTAACATGTCTTATTCTTCTTTAAAGTAATCTTATCTTTAGAAATAGAAGACACCTTATATGTCCCACATGATAATAGTGTCTTAGGAGAAGTAGCGTACTGATCTCCCTGTGCTTCTACAAACTTCTGATTTAATGGGAAGAAGACTGGCTGAGTCACTAAATCCATAAAACGTGTTGTCTTATATTGAAGATGTACAACCAATTTCTTATTTTTTACATAAACACCTAAAGTATCTGCAGGTTTTAAACCTTTATAAATATCATCAGCACCTGCAATGGCTGCACCATAAGATGTTAATAGCTTAGATGCTTCAGAACGCATAGATAAGGCTCTCTTCCATGCATAAACAAAGTCTTCTGCAGTCACTGAATCTCCATTGGACCACTTCACGTTCTTTTTGATTTCAAAGGTATACGTTTTGCCATCCTCACTCACTTTTTTACTCTCCGCAATAGCTGGCTTAAGCTTACTCTTTACATCATAAGCATATAAACCATCACCAAATGCCTGAATCACATTTGTAGATGTTTCATCAATAGCCTTTGATGCATCTAAAGATGTCACATAACCAGAATCCGCAAAATTAAATACCTTCTGTGAATCCGCATTATTAGTCAAAGAACATCCAGTCATCAAACTCATTGCGAGAACAAGTGTTACTATTTTCTTAAATAAACTCATTAAAAACTCTCCCCATACTTCTTATGTAAGAACTTAGCCTTTAAGAATCCCATTCCCTTTTTAAACATATCGATCTTTTCCATATATACAAATGGAACTTCTTTGTAGGCATAACCGTTCTCATTCATCCAGACATCTAATAGTACTTCACTAATTCTACCTGGATAACGTGCATGGAAGCTATTATATTCAGTACCTTCAAATCTTTTAGTAAGTTCAAATAGAATATCAAATAACCATTCACAATAAGCATCAAAATATTCTTTCTTCATCACAAACATATTAAAAGCATGCATTGTTTTACCTTTCATATGCTTATCAAAAGCAGGTAAATATTCTGGACACTTCTCTTCAATAATCTTTCTTGTTTCATCTAATGGTTCAGGATAAAGTGTATGAACATAATGACCATAAATTGTTTCAATATAATAATTACGTCTCTTAGTCACTAAGATATCATTATCCTTTAATAGTTCTTCTGCTTCCTTAGAAGTAAGTACACAATCAAAAGGATCTTTTGTCTTGTTCTTTACTCTAAAATGTCTACGATAATGGGCTAAACCTACATAATCTGCATCTAGGTTCTTCCAAGCCCAATATAATCCTGTTAATTCACAATACTGTGAATTTAAATTAGAAATATTATCACCTGTATTATCACGTGTATATCCAAGATCATCCTTACCTTCTGCACCAACCTGTACAGGAATATACATCTCATCATCAGGCATACGATACTTCTTATGTGTCGCAATAATAATCTTTACTGATGGCATATTCATAACTCCTTTACATTGATCCTTCTTTTTTGAAAACAACCTGTACTGTTTTCAATAAGATCTGAATATCATGACTGAATCTCCAGTTCTTGATATATTCTTTATCTAATCTTGCGATTTCTTCAAAGTCAGTGATATTACTTCTACCACTTACCTGCCATAAACCTGTAATACCTGGCTTAAATGCAAGACGTGCTCTATGACGTAATTCATACTTATTCCATTCATCAAGAGTAGGGGGTCTAGTACCTACTAAACTCATATCACCCTTTAATACATTAAAGAACTGAGGGAATTCATCTAAAGACCAGTCTCTAATGAAATTACCAACACCCTTCTTAATAGTACCATCGGCTTTCTTTTTACAACCAATAATACGAGGGTCATATTCAAGTTTGAACATCATACCATCTTTAACTCTATTTTGAGCCATAAGCTCTTTCTTACGCTCTTCAGCATCCATATACATACTTCTAAACTTATACATATTGAACACTTTACCATTTCTACCAACTCTCTTCTGTTTAAAGAAGATTGGTCCTGGAGAAGCAATAAAGATAGCTGGACCTAAGAAAATAGTCAAAATAAGAGTAATCAAACAGCCTACTAAACCACCAAGAATATCTAGTATTCTCTTGGCAATCCAGTCATATTCATTAATAGAGTTCATACTGACAGTTAATACCTGATTTTCACCCATTCTTTCAAACTGTTTGCGATATCCCTTTAATGAGTTATATTCACTGATTTCTACATGAACAGCGAGTCCCATTTCAGCTAAATCTTTAACTAAAGAAGTAGAGAAAACATCTTCCCTAGGAAGAATCACTAAAGCTTCATCCATCCATTGTCTTAATACATAATCTATAACTGTATCCTGAGACGCCACAATAGACCAGCCGTTTGATTTCTGACCTTCCATATTCTTATCTAGAACCGCAAAACCAACACTCTGGTATTCATCCAAACCAAATATTTTCTTATTCTCTGTAATAGAATCAATAAATTCAGACTCTGTAATCACGATAAGAGACTTTTTATTATTCTTTCTTCTACGTCTTACAATTGGTTTCATCACACAATGTATAATATAAGTAAACATTGCATCAAATACACATGTAAAACCTAAAGTTAAACGTGATACATCATCTTTTTGCGCATAGAAAATATAAGCAGTAGAAACAACCATTAATAATAATGACTTCTCTATTACTTTAATCATTTCTGTAATATTATTACGCTTCAAAATATTCTTTAAAATATTAAAGAATATAATAATTAACATATCTAATAGTGTCATGACTATCGCAATATTGACATACAATGATCTTGTATATATATCAAGTATTCCATGACGCATGTAGTAAGCTAGAAATAGAGCTAACTGTAGACAGATAAGGTCCGCAATTAAGAAGTCTAAATGCTTCGCCCATCCTCTTAATTTCCTTTTATACATCTTTTTTCACATCCTTATTTTTAAGTTTATACATAAATTACTATACCACAAAATAGTCTATAATTCACTTCATAAATAAATCCTTTCGTTTGTCATAGGCGGAAACCCACTGCCAATAGGTGGTGGGAGGAGCCTCGTAAATCGTATCTATTATCCCTGACTTTCAATATATTTTTGTATAGTTGCTGATGACACTTCTCCAA
>Garth_p2__coassemble_2108_pt1 | contig 9291 bp, 6 predicted proteins | sample Garth_p2__metabat2_low_PE_002 | metagenome-assembled genome bin Garth_p2
TGTCCATTTTCTATAATTGAAAAATCATAATTTACACAAAATATTTTACACTATCACTTTTCGTTGTTTTTACATAATTAAATGATTATAATTTATGTAAACAAAACAATTCATCTATTTTACTCAATCAAATGTACCAGAAAGGAGAAATTATGCTTAGCATCGAATTAAATGATTTAATCAAACAAATAATTAAGACAAAAGCCGAATCACAAACTATAGAAGTTAAAGCAGCAAACAAAGGAACACCTAGACGTTTGTATGATACCTTATCAAGTTTTTCAAACCAGGACAGCGGTGGAATAATTGTATTCGGTATAGATGAATCATTAGGTTTTGAACCCGTAGGTGTCTATGATTTGCAAGATTTACAAAAAAGAGTAACAGAACAATGCAATCAAATGGATCCTGTAGTTCGTGCTATATTTACAACTACAGAATATGAAGGTGTTAATATCTGTAGTGCTGAAATACCATCAATAGATATTACTAATCGTCCATGTTACTATCGTGGTGCAGGAAAGACAAAAGGATCTTATGTTCGTGTAGGTGATGCAGATTTACCTATGACAGACTACGAAATATATAGTTTTGAATCTTATAAGGCTCATGTTCATGATGATGAAAGACCAATTGATCGTGCTGATTTATCTTTATTAGATGAAGTAGGTATCAATAACTACATTCTTCAAATGAAATTAAATCGACCTTTTTTTTCAAAATTATCAGAAGAGCAGATTTACGAATTATTATCTATTACACGAAATGGCGTACCTACTCTTGCTTCTGTATTGAATTTTGGTATATATCCACAAGGATTGCTTCCGCAATTAGCTATTACTGCAACTGTTATTCCTGGTACTGAAATTGGTGAAACAACGAATGATGGTGTTCGTTTTCTAGATAACAAAAGAATTGAGGGAACATTATCTGAAATGTTAGATGAAGCAATTGCCTTTTGTAATAGAAATATGCGTACTCAAACAATCATTGATCAAAACACAGGAAAAAGAAATGATAAAACTGAGTACCCTATCAATGCCATAAGAGAAGCGATACTCAATGCATTAATACATCGTGATTACAGTGTTCATACTGAAGGAACTACTATCCAGATTTCTTTCTTCACTAACCGTCTAGAGATTCATAGTCCAGGCAGGCTTTATGGAAGAATGACAGTTGATGATTTAGGAAAAGCAAGACCTGATTTAAGAAACCCTGCACTTGCAACGATGTCTGAATTTTTACTTAAGACAAAAAATAGATATTCAGGTATTCCTACTATTCGTAGAGAAATGAAAGAATACGGTTTACCAGAACCTTTATTCGAAAATAAGAGAAACGAGTTTGTGGTCACTTTATTCAACAAGACAGAAAATTCTATAAATAACAGCGAAGATAACACTGATTTAATCACTTTTTGTAAAACTCCAAGAACAAGACAAGAAATAAGTGATTATTTAGGTCTTAAAACTACTCAGTATGTCTCAAAGAATTACATTCAACCTCTTGTCAATCAAGGAAAACTAAAACTTCTAGATCCCGACAAGCCAAAAAGTAAAAATCAAAAATATTACTCTTAGCAAAAAGACTCCTTTCGCATTGAACTATTCATACATGTCGGACTATTTTGCATGTTGTCTAATAATTATTAAGGTTATCTCCCAAATCGATACCCTTTTTGGGAGATAAATAATTATATTGGGAGAAAAAAATGCAACGTTAGATTTCTAACATTGCATTTTTGTTTGCTTTAATATTTAGGTGTTAATCCTACATACATATCTTTGTAGTGTTTTGCACTCTGTTCCCAAGAGACATCTTTGTTCATGTTACGAACTACCATATCATCCCAGTATGGTCTACTTTCGAAGTAAAGTGTCTTAGCACGATTGATTGCATCATATAAAAGACCACTTTCATATCTGTCGAATGTAAATCCATTACCAGTGTTATCAAATAAGTTATAAGGCTGTACTGTATCTTTTAATCCACCAGTTTCTCTTACGATTGGTACTGAACCATATCTCATACTAATTAACTGAGTTAATCCACATGGTTCAAATCTAGATGGGACTAATAATGCATCACATCCAGCATAGATGTTATGTGCTACATTTTCATTGTAGGCAATATAAGCACAGAAGTTACCCTTATACGCGTTTTCATAATAGCGGAATGCATCTTCATATTCTGCATCACCTGTACCTAATACAACAACCTGTGTGTGTTCATCCATAATATGTGGAATTACACTATTTACAAGATCTAGACCCTTCTGGTTAGTCAAACGTGAAATCAAACCAATGACAATCTTATGATCATCTACTTCTAATCCTAATGATTCCTGTAAAGCTTTCTTATTTGCTTTCTTGTTTTCAATAACATTTGTACTGTCATATGGCGCAGCTAATAGTTTATCAGTTGCTGGATTCCAGATATCTGTATCAATACCATTTACGATACCTACAAGCTTGTTATGATGATATCTTAAGTGTTCTTCAAGACCTTCACCATATTCTTCAGTCTGGATTTCACCAGCATATGTATTACTTACTGTAGTTACAACATTACTATAAGTAATACCACCCTTTAACATATTCGCATCCAACCAATTCTGTGTGAGGCAGTCTTTATTAAATACATAATCAGGAAGTCCTGACCAATACTGAATAGTCTTTCTATCATAGATTCCCTGGAATCTTAAGTTATGAATAGTAAGTACACAGCTTGCACGTCCTACATTGCTGTCTTTAAAGCATGTTCTTAAGTATAGAGGAACTAAAGCAGCCTGCCAGTCATGACAATGTACAACATCAGGTGTCCAATCTAAATAGTTAAGTGCTGCAAGAGCTGCTTTACCAAAATAACAGAATTTAGGAATATCATCGATTAGGTTAGTATATGGATTACCCCAAGAGAAGAATTCATCGTTATCAATAAAATCATAAACAACGCCATCTTCCTGGTATTCCATAATACCTACATAATACTGTTTACCGTCTGCACATAAGTCCATAGAGAATGAACCTTTATATTCCATCTTTTCCTGGAACTTCTGTGGAATACATTTATATCTAGGAATAATAACTTTAACATCACAATTCAACTTAGCAAGACTCTTAGGAAGAGCAGACATAACATCTCCTAATCCACCTGTCTTTACAAATGGATAACACTCAGAACCAATGAATGCTACACTTCTACGTGGTCCTAAATCAACTGGAGCTGGAGCAGGAGTTTCCTGAACAACTACTTCAGGTTCTACTTCAACCTTCTTTTCAACTTCAGGAGCTACTGTTTCTTCTACTTTAGGTTCTTCCTTCTTAACTGTTTCTTTCTTAGTAGCTGTAGCCTTCTTAGTTGTCTTCTTTGCGGTTGCTTTCTTAGTTGTCTTTTTAGGTGCTTCTTCTTTTACAGCTTCTGTCTTAGCTGCAGTCGCTTTTTTAGCTGTTGTTTTCTTAGTAGTTGTAGTCTTCTTAGCTGTCGCTTTTTTAGGTTCAGCTTCTGCTACTGTTTCTACCTTAGCAGTTGCTTCCTTTACGGGAGTTTCTTTTTTAGTTGCAGTCTTAGTGGCTGTAGCTTTCTTAACTGTTTCCTTTACGGGAGCAGCTTCTTTTGTTGTATCCTTAGCAGCTGTTGTTACTGTTTCTTCCTTAACAGCAGCTGCTTTTGTAGTTGTTTTCTTTGTAGTTTTCTTTCTCATATCTTCTTCTCCGATCTCTTAGATTAAAACAAACCATAAAACCTTAACTTTCTCATTTTCTCTTGCAACATCCCCTACTATTACAATTAAACTTTAAGTTCACTTAAAGTTAGTAATATATTCAAAATATTTCTTTATTTATTGTACCATAATCTGTAAAAGTTGTTTATACAAAAGAGACTTATTCCAAAAAATGGATTTATGCATATTCCTCCAAATACTTATTATATGTATTCTTATCAATACAAACATATACCTTATCCCAGAAAGCATCATAATCATTATTAATAGCTAATCTCTCATAGCATTTATCAGCATTCTCTTCTGATATATCATTATCATAATCACGAAGTACTTCTGCTTCTTCTATAAGTCCTATCTCATCAAATACTTTCACAGCATCAGCATATGATTTTAGATCTAATCCATCCATACCTAGTTCCGTATCACAATCAATAACAGCAATAATATTCTTGATCCACAAAGGATACTTTTCTAATTCACCTCTTACCTCTGGATATTCATATATATCAGTTTTTGCCTGTACAAAATCTTCACCATTTGTGATTTCTGATATTGCGTGATCTATAAAGTTCATTTCTTCAGTCACCTCTCTTGTAATATATTTTAACATTATTCTCTGAAACAATAGAAAAAATGAATCAGTCGCAAAGATCATTTCAAAACATTCCCTGTATTTAAACGGGGATTTGCGTATGTTTAGTGCTTATACGAATGGGGATTTGCGTATGTTTAGCACTTATGTGAACAAGGATTTGTGTATTTTCATTTACAATAAAATCCAAATTATATATGAAATACAGTACTAAAAAATGTGCTACGCAACCTCATGTGTAGCACATTTTTTACAACTATATTAATTATTTATTTACGTATTTGTGAATTGTTGCTTTTACAGCACCTTTGCCAGCAATCATCTCACTAAATATTTCTTCAACCTTTTCACCAACGCCATCCTTGTAAAGATCAGTAAAGAATAGACGTTCATTAGATAAAATTGGTTTCAACTGGTCTTTGAATGTTTCTGGTTTTCCAACAACAATATTACCAAGCTGTTCCTGAAGTTCTTCATTCATTGGATCTGGTGCAAGTTCATATGTATTACCTTCATCATCTACACCTAACATATATCTGAGCCATCCAGCAATTCCTAGAGGGATTGCAGTAAGCTGAGACGCATCACCAAACTTTTGAACATATGCTTTAATTGTTTCACCAAAACGAATACCAACCATCTGAGATACATCTACTGAAAGACGAAGATTTGTATCACCTAAATATTCGTTAGGGAAACGATCATTAAATAGTTCATCCACAAATGCCTGAGGTGAAAGAATTCCTGGATCTTTTACAACTGGTAAACCTTCATCATAAGCCACCATACGAGCCATCTTCATCATATCTGGATTAGTATTTAACATATGAGCAAATAAATCATATCCAAGCACAACACCTAGTGGTCCTGTTGCAGAATGAACTGGGTTTAAGCATACTGTTACTTTCATTCTTTCACTTAAATTAACAGTTTCTCTATCGGCCATATATACACCAAATCCTTTTTCTAATGCTGGACGTCCATTTGGGAAATGATCTTCAATAACAAGATATTGTGGCTTTTCAGCATTTACAAATGGTGCAATATAAGTCTTCTTACTTGTAATAACTGGCTGCATGTTTTCTACACCAAGTTTTTCTAAATCATCAGCAATCTTTTCACTTGGTCTAGGTGTAATCTTATCAATCATTGTCCAAGGGAATGCAACAACATTTTCATCACTTACATAATCAATAAAATCAGAATCTACAAATCCTAATTTTTCCCATTCTTCTGCCATCATTAATACAGATTCACGAAGTTTAGCTCCATTTTGAGAGCAGTTATCCATAGATACTAATGCAAGAGGATTTTTACCTGCTTTATATCTTTCTAACAACATTGCAACAACAACAGCCATGGCACCCGTTGCATGTTCTGGTCCATTATTAATATCTGCTTCTACAAATGGGAACCAGCTGCCATCTGCTTTTTGAAGTGCATAACCTTTTTCAGTAATAGTGAAAGATACCATCTGTAATGATTCACTAGTAAAGATTTCCTTTAAACGATTCCATTCTTCTGCGTTAGAAGACTGTGCTTTAACTGCTTCAGCCAATGATCCAATGACTTTATATTCACGAGTACCATCACCATGAAGAATAACGCTCAGTCCAAGATTATCATATGGCTTATAAATCTTATCCACTACATCATAATCAAATGTTTCTACACAAGTAATTCCTCTGTCAAGATTTCCATCTTCTAGAAGGCCATCTGCAATTCCACCAATAAAGATTCTAAAAATATTACCTACTCCAAAATGTACCCATTTAGGTGCATCTTGTGCTTTCTTTGAAACCTTCTCTACATCATAGTTTGGGAGCACAATATTTGCGTCTTCCCATGCTTTACGATTTTTAATACCTTCCAATGTTAATTTCATATCTGCCTCCGTTTAGACCTCTTTCTTTGGCTTTTAACTTATGCTTAGGTCTAAGTCATAAGTTAAGTATATACCCGTCGAAAATAAATGTCTATCAAAAAATATAGCGTTTTCATTTTTTTGCAATTTAAAGTTAAAGTTTAGTTTATAAGTAGAAAAGTAAGAAAATCCATTATAAAATATACAACAGATTAGATAAGGAGAGATTGTTATGGTTGAAAAAGGAATGAATCCAGCTGCACTAAAAAAAATAAACCGTGATAAGGTTTATAAATACATTTATCAACAAAAAGAGGTTTCTAAACAACAAATCGTTCAAGATCTGCATTTAGGTCTTTCTACTGTCAGTCAGAACTTAAATGAATTAGAACAAGAGGGTCGCATTCGCCGTGATCGTTATTTTCAATCAACAGGTGGAAGAAAAGCACAAATCATCCAGATTGTTGAAGATGATCGTATTGGTATTGGACTTGGTATACTGAAAGATATGTTTCATATTGTGGCAGTCAATCTATATGGTGAAGCAATTGCAACAGAAACAATTGAACTCTCATATAAAAGTGATGATGTATACTATGATACACTTGCGAAAGAAGTTGAACAGTTTATCCAGAATCAACACTATGACACACATAAAATAGAAGGTATCTCTATTGCCACACAAGGAATAATCTCTCTAGATGGAACATCTATGACTTATGGAAACATCATGGGGAATATAAAAATGAAGCTTTCAGATTTCTCATCTCGATTACCTTATCCTTGTCACTTAGAACATGATTCTAAATCTGCTGCAGATCTTGAATTATGGAATCATCCACAATTAGATAGTACGATTGTTATTCTTTTGAATCCAAACCTTGGTGGAGCCATCATCACTCATCATGAAGTTCATGTAGGACATCATATGCGTAGTGGTTTGATTGAACATATGTGCATTGATCCAGCTGGTCCAGAATGTTATTGTGGACATCATGGGTGTTTAGAAACATATTGTTCAGCCAATGCATTAAAAGCAGCTGCAAATATGCCAATAAAAGAATTCTTTAACACATTACATACAGAAGAGTCTCCAAATCTGCAGCAAATCTGGAAAGGTTATCTAGATCATCTTGCATTTGCGATTTCTAACTTAAATCTTGTGATTGATTGTCCAGTAATCATCAGCGGATACCTTGCACCATACTTTCAAAAGGAAGATATGAAATACCTCATAGATCAAATTAATGAACATTCTCCTTTCCAAATGGAAGAAGATCAGATACTCGTTGGTACGCATGGACAATATACTCCAGCTATCGGAGCGGCACTGTATTATGTAAAACAATCATTAGAATTGTAATCATAATTTTCAATACTAAATCAAATATCTCAAAGCACCTGCTATCCTCAAAATTTTCATAAAACGCAGGTGCTTTTCCTATAAACAAAAAAACGAAAACCCAAAAAATACTTTCGGCATTATTTGTTGGTGTCCAGATAAGATTAGAACTTACGTCCTTTCATATAGGAGGATTAGCCACTCTTGACTGTAGTACCATTTTAGTCTGATAGAGTTATATTATAAGAATAATGATTTCAATCATTCTTATGGTAATTGCAGCGTGTGCAGCTTTTTTTCTTTGGTACTGGAATTAAGTTGAGGTAGTTCACTATATTTCAAATACTCAATTGGCTAAACAGTGTTTCCCCAATTCAAAAACTGCTCTATCACAATTACTGGACATAAATTCTACTAATTTCTCCATAAAAATCACCTGAAACAAAAAGAGATTTGAATGATGAACATACATCAATCAAATCTCTTTTATCATTTACAGGCTAAAAGCCTGTTAATATTTTAAAATGGCGTCCCAGATAAGATTTGAACTTACGACCTTTCGCTTAGGAGGCGAATGCTCTATCCAGCTGAGCTACTGAGACACTTACAAAGGGGCTTATGCCCCTTTTTATAATTCGCGATGTACTTTGACACCATTCTCTTTCACAATCATACCAGGAACACCTACTACTGTACAGTTCGGTGGTACATCTTTCAATACAACTGAATTCGCACCTACAATACTGTTATCTCCAATAGTAATATCACCAATGATTTTTGCACCAGCTGAAATCATTACATTATTGTGTAAGGTTGGATGTCTTTTACATGTATGTTCTCCTGTACCTACCCCTCCAAGAGTCACACCTTGATATAATAAACAATCATCACCAATAATGGTTGTTTCCCCAATTACAACTCCCATACCATGGTCAATAAATAATCGTTTACCAATGGTTGCACCTGGATGAATTTCAATCCCTGTAAAAAAGCGTGCTACTTGTGACAGGAAACGTGCAATTAATTTCATATGACATTTTGTCCATAAGAAATGATTGATGCGATAAAAAAAGATAGCATGTACACCTGGATAATTCAATATTACATTGAACCAGTTACGTGATGCTGGATCATTCTCTAATACTGCACCAACAATAGTTTTCGCCATTCTCCCCACTCCTTTTTCCCTATTATAAGGATTTATCATTTGATGGTCAAATAATGTAATAACAAATCCTAGTCATCTTAGGGATTAGATACTGTCATTGACAAAATATAATATATTTTTTATTATCTCTCTAAACAGGGAGGCTATTATGTTTCATATTGCGATTGTAGATGATGATCAATCGATTCATCAAAAGTTAGAAAAAATGATTACTTCTATATTATTCAAATACCCTATACATTTTACAGTATCTCACTTCTTTTCTGGTAATGAGTTTCTCACCTCATTTCTAATACTCTTTACTTAATAAAAAATCTACTATGTTCATTGTTTTTATTCCTTCATAGTTACCACCCGCAAAATCATCTGCCATCACAACATACTTAGGATAATTATCTCTGATTTCTAGAAGTTGTTCATATTCCCTTTTCTGTGTTTTTTCAGATTTGATTTCTTGTGTCACCTGAACATAGATTTTTTCATTTTGTTTTGTAGCAACAAAATCAATTTCTTTATCTTTTGTCTTGCCTATGTAAACATTATAGCCTCTTCTTTTAAGTTCTAAATATACTATGTTTTCTAGAGATGAAGCAAC